>Burrito_p2__coassemble_119_pt1 | contig 21045 bp, 18 predicted proteins | sample Burrito_p2__metabat2_high_PE_005 | metagenome-assembled genome bin Burrito_p2
TAATTCCAAGTTGGATTGTAATAAATGTGTTTCTGATTGCCACCTTCTGTTTTGGTAAGTTCCTCCAACTCTGGTGTGTCTTGTATTTTTATCTGCCTCATAGATTTTAAAATCACGTTTAAAGCCGTACTTATCACATCGACGAGCGTAGCTCTTAAAAGAATAAATCACTCCGTCTGGTTTCATAAACTGGTCGGTTTCTTCAAGATAATTCCAATTACAGGAATTATTAGGACTTTTCTTATATTTCCTCGTTAATTCTTTTTGATACATGCCATAAGGGATTAGAGGTGTTTTTCCAGCTCATCCATGATAAAAACATAGTTTTCTTCACTTCTATAACCTGTATCGGCTACAATATGTTGGAATAAGTCCAGAGTTTGGATAGAGTTTAGGAATGGCTTTAGAGTTCTAGTATCTGTTGGGTTTGGAAAAATGTTATAGGTAAGCACATATTGACCATTAGTGGCAGCTTGGACATTGTAGCTAGGTTTGAGCTGACCGTTCATCATATGATCTTCTTTCATTCGTATAAAGGTAGCATCATGGTCTGTTTTAGAGAAGGAGTTGCGTTCCTTAAGAATTTCTCTATTCTTCTCATAGCGCTGTTTACGAGGAAGGTAATCTTTCTTCAATTGATTACGGAGTTTCTTGATACCGACGTCTCTTCTGTTTGTTAGTGGAGCCTACTTTGATAACTTTGGGTTCTTCAGAAAGAGCTTTTTCAACTGCCGCCAAGGTCTGCTCTGTATCTTCTAAAAGGTGTACTAACCCTCCACTAGTTTCGCATTCTTCTTTGGAGAGAGCTAAATCTACCCCTTCTTGAACAAGGATGTCATAAAGTTCAGCGGTCTTCCCATTCAATGCTTCTTCGTACTTATTAACTGCTTTTTTCTAAGTAAACGAATAGAGATTGGCATCAGCTTCTAACTTGGTGCCGTCGACAAAGAGAGCATCGTCTTCAATCATGCCATTCTCACGCATGAGCAGGGTGAAATAAATAAAGTCAGTCTTAATCAAGTTATTAGCATGCTTACTAGAACGGAAATTATTAATGGTCTTATAACTCACATAGGTGTCCTGGCTTAACCATTTCATTGGAATCACTTCATCATTCATCTGAACCATTTTGCGACCCGAAAAGACCTGACGAGCATAAGCACAAAGCATAATTTTTAAAAGCATAGCTGGATGAAAAGTGGGACGACCCGTATGAGATTTTTCTTCCAGTAACACATGATTAGGAATACTATCCACAAAAAGACTAATGAATCTAGCTTCATGATTCATGGGAATGTCGCAAGCAAGATTTAGTTCTAAACTTAACTGATTTGTGTTATACTCTTTATACATAGTCATGGATTTCTAGTTGTTTTTTATTATTATAAACCATGACATAGGAAAACGAGTAGATCCAACTGCGGAAATACTCGTTTTTTTGTATTCTGAAGCTAGTTTTTGCCCAGCCTCTTTTTTGCTTGGATACAGTAGAAAACAGTAGGAGTACAGTAAACAGGCTAGCGGTTAAATCATTCGGAAATACCTCATTGATTTTTAATGGGGCTTGGTATCGTTCGTGTTCTACAACGCCGCCCTCTTCCGTACGAAAAATTCCCTTTTTGAATTTTTTAGAACGTCCTAGAACCCGCCTAAAAGCCCGTGTATGGCGGTAAAGGTATTTCATATGTAATTCATTCAAACTTATTTAAAATGACCCCGCCCCTATCTCGTACCAAGGAAAGCTACCACAAGGTGTTAGCTTGTATCACGCGCCTTTTTTTCAGATTTTTAAAAGGAAGTTTAAATAAGGTTCTGTAGTGGGAATAGGAGCGCTCCCACGAACATTTTCATTATATCATAAAAGCACCCGTTAAGGTGCTTTTTTCCTGCCTGCTGAACTCGTAAAATTTTAATGTGTTTTAATGTAACTAATACATTAAATTAGTGATTTTATATGTTTACGTATTTTAACAACAATAGCGATAAATGTTGATACAACAAGCTTTATTTATATTAGTGATTTTGTATATTAGTTCGAAAACAAAAATAAGAGAATTCCTAAAATTATGACAAGCAAAATGGTCACCGAATCTTTGATTTTCCATTGTAAAATTCGGTATTTTGTACGCCCATCTCCGCCTTGATAGCCACGTGCTTCCATGGCAAGAGCTAAAGCATCTGCACGTTTAAAACTTGAAGCAAAGAGCGGAATAAGGATTGGAATGATTGATTTAACCTTTTGAATGAGATTTCCTTCACCAAAATCAACCCCACGTGCTCGCTGAGCTTTCATAATACGTGTCGTATCATCCATCAATGTTGGGACAAAACGTAAGCTCAAAGACAGCATTAAGCCAATTTCGTGAGCAGGAACCTTAAAACGAACAAATGGCTTCAACAATGATTCCACAGCATCAGCAAGACTTAAAGGCGTTGTCGTCAAGGTTAATAGCGTTGAAAAGAAAATAATCAAAACAAAACGCATGAAAATTAATATTGCTTGATTAAACCCATAGCTAGTAATTTTCAAAATACCAAATTGGAAATAGGTCTCACCACCGTGTGTAAAGAACATTTGAAACAGGGTCGTGAATAAAATAATTCCAATCATTGGACGAACTCCCTTTAAGAAGAAGCTAAATTTAATCTTCGATAGGAAGACAACCCCCAAAGTAAAAGCAATCATCAATAGATTGGTCACAAGGTTATTCGCCCAGAAAACAATGATAATGTATAAAATCATTGAAAGAAGTTTACTACGAGGATCTAAACGGTGAATTAACGAATCTCCAGGTACATAACGACCAAGTATTAATTTATCCATGTTTCACCACCTCTGCAAATTCATCTATAGTAATTGGTAAAGTTTCTAAATGTAAGCCGCGTTTAACAAGTTGTTGAGCAAATTTTGTAATTTTAGGAACACCAAGTTGTTTACTTTCAAGAAATGCAACATCTTGGAAGACTTCTTTAGGGTAGCCTGAGCGGACCAGTTTACCACCTTCAAGAACATTAACATAATCAGCATAATTGGCAACATCATCCATTAAATGAGTCACTAAAACAATTGTCATGCCATTTTGATGCAATTCTTTAAATAAAGTCATTAATTCACGGCGTCCCTTAGGGTCTAGGCCAGCAGTCGGTTCATCTAAAACCAAAATCTCTGGTTCCATAGCTAGAATCCCAGCAATAGCCACACGACGCATTTGACCACCAGATAGCTCAAAAGGATTCTTTTCAAAAAATTCTTCATGAATTCCTACCATAGCAAGTTTTTCACGTGCTAACTGTTCAGCTTCTCCTATAGAAACACCAAAATTTTGTGGTCCAAATGCCACATCTTTAAGAACTGTTTCTTCAAAAAGTTGGCTTTCAGGAAATTGAAAGACCAGTCCAACCTTTTTACGGACGGGTTTTATTTCCTTATTTTTTGAGTTTGCCTTAATCTTAATATCATCAACAATAACAGCCCCTTCTGTAGGGATGTTAAGACCATTTAAAAGTTGCATAATTGTTGACTTACCTGACCCTGTATGACCGATAAAAGCCGTATATGAGCCTTCTTTTATAGTAAGATTAATGTCAAAAAGGGCACGCCCTTCAAAAGGTGTCCCCGCTTGATATGTGTAATTTACGCCTTCAAGAGTAATTCCCATAACTGATCTTCTAATTCCTTTTCCGTAAGATAATTCTCTGTAAATTCAAACCCTTTGTCTTTTAAAGTAGAGATAAGATTGGCTGAAAAAGGAATATCCAATCCCAAAGTCAATAATTCTTCTCCTCTAGCAAAAAGTTCGCGTGGGGTTGAGCTTGACTCAACTTTTCCTTTTTTCATGACTAAGACACGATCACTAAGCGCAACCTCATCCAAGTCATGCGTGATAGACACAACGGTCATATTATATTGATCACGAATCTCTTTGATTGTTTGAATTAATTCTAAGCGTCCTTCTGGATCAAGCATACTAGTCGCTTCATCCAAAATAATAATATTAGGTCGCATGGCAATGGCACCTGCAATAGCCACACGTTGTTTTTGTCCCCCTGACAAGTGAGCTGGTTCACGGTCTGCAAAAGCTGACATGCCAACTAATTCAAGGACTTCTTTGACACGTGCTTGCATCTCTTCTAATGGAATTCCCTTGTTTTCTAACCCAAATGCGACATCGTCTTCAACTGTCGCACCAACAAATTGGTTATCTGGATTTTGAAAAACCATTCCAATTTTATGACGAATGTTCCACACGTTTTCTTCAGTTAACAGTTCCCCTTCAACAAAGATTTGACCTGATTCAGCAGCTAAAAGCCCATCAATTAAGCGAACTGTAGTTGATTTTCCTGAACCATTATGGCCAATAATGGATAACCATTCTCCCTGTTTCACGTGAAACGATAAATCATCTAAGGTGTAATGTTCTTGATGATCAGTATATTTGAATTTTAAATGTTTGACGTCAATACTATTTGTCATTTAAATGTATCCTTAAAGAGGAATCCTGCCCCTTTGAAATAATCATATCCTGAGTAAATTGTGAAAATCAAAGCGACATAAAGCAAAAGTGTTCCAATCATTGAAAAATGCAAAAGTAAGAAAATAATTGAAAACATTTGAGTAAATGTTTTGATTTTACCAGGCATAGCAGCTGCTAAAACTGTTCCACCATTTTCAACAAGTAGTAAACGAAGACCAGTTACTGCTAACTCACGACAAATAATAATCGCAGCAATCCACGCAGGAACCATTCCCAATTCAACTAACATAATAAATGCTGTCATCACCAACATTTTATCAGCCAATGGATCAGCAAATTTACCAAAGTTTGTAACAACTTTCCATTTTCTTGCAAGGTATCCATCTAAATAGTCTGTAATACTTGCTAGCGCAAAAACAACTGCTGCAACAGCATGTCCAGCCACGCTATTCCAAATACAAAGAATCAAGATAAATACTGGAATCAAAACAATACGACCTAATGTTAACAAATTAGGAATGTTTTCTTTTTTTGTAAAATCGATTTTCATTTTCCTACCTTATTATTGAATATTAATTGTAATGTAACTTAATGTTGTGCTTGTCAAAGCTGATGTATCTACTGCTTGACCATTGATTGAAACGTTAACGCCTGCAGTGACTCCTAGTGTAATCACAGATGTTTTTGTACCTGCAGGAAGTGTTGCTGAATAACTTGAAACTCCTGTTGAAGAAAGAAGTGTTCCAGCATCGCCAGCTTCTGAATTACTTACAGAAACCCAACTGCTATCAGCACCAGCTAAGCTGATGTCAACTGTCAAACTATCTGTAACATTTGATAGATTAACCGTTAAATTGCTTCCGCCTCCTTCAGTTTCCATCTTCAATGATTTTTCTTCAGATGAAGAAGATTCACTGGTTGATGAACTTTCTGGAGTTGATGAGCTACTTGATGATGAACTGTGAACAACAGAGTAGCTTGGTTTTGCTTGATTGCTATCACTTTGAAGCTGTGTCCAAGTGACAAATGAAACAAAAGCTAAAATTCCTAAAGCAACTAAGCAAAGCAGAATAATCGGAAGATAAGTTGCTGTTTTTTCTGAACTTTTATAACGACTTGAACGTGAACCAACACCAAAATCATCTGTCTGTTCAGTCTCAGGTTTAGGTTTAGAAACTGAAACTGGAGCTGTTTTAGCTACTTTTTTATGACTTGGTACGATTATAATTTTCTCATCCTCAGCAACTACTGGTGCTGTTTCAATACTTGATGCAAATACTTGTGCTCGATAGCGCTTTAATAGTTCTGCTGCATCTACATCTACCAATTCCGCATATTGTTGAAGATAAGTTTCAACTTCATCTTTAGGAATTAATTTAAATTTTTCTAACTCTAATGCTAAAAGATGTGGTGAAGGAATTGCTGTTTTTTCTTCAACATCTTCTAGTGTCAAGTTTTTGGCAACTCGACCTTTTCTTAAGATTTCACCAATCGTTTCTTCTCTCATACAAGGTTTCCTTTAATAAAATATAGTCAGATTTATTATAGCAAATTTTAACAAGTATTTCGATTTTATTTTGGAAGGATTGTGAATTCTGTCGCGTCTGATTGACTTAAGAAATCATTTGCTCTTTTAAGAACTTCTTTAAAACTTAAAGTCTTTAATAATTTAGGAACTGCTAAATAAGTTTCCTCATCAGCAAGATGATTGATAAATTGCGCCGAAAGGTTATCAATTGAATCTAGACTCTTGAAAAAGTCTCCATACAATTCTTTTTTAACAATTTCAAAATGTTCTTCTGACAAATCCTCCAAATCACTAGACATTGCTACTTTGCTTAAATATTGTCGCAAATTTGTTGCCATAGCAATCGGCACTGACGTATCTAGAGAAATAATCAAAAATTGGAAATTTTGATAAACTTCAATCTCAAAATCAAATGAGTCATCAATCTGACCATTTTCATAAAGTTCTTGATAACATCTTGAGGTCCAACCCAAAATCATTGCAAAAAATAACCTCAAAGCTAATTCTTGACGTAAAGTAGATTCCCCTTCTGGTAAAATAGGACCTCTTAAGCCAATAGCTAATTTAGGTTGTGTCACTTCCATTTGAACAGATGCCTTCGGCACAACAGATTCGTAATCCAATTCTTGTCGCTCAAGATGATGAGCTGCCTTATTTTTTTCTTTTTGACTTTCTTGAATTTGCTTAAAGATGTCCTCCTTATCAAAATTACCAACGACTAAAAGTGTCATCTCCTGCGGAGAATAAAAGACATCATGGTTTTCTTTCAAATCCACTACTGAAATGTTAGCAATACTTTCTTGAGTTCCAGCAATATCTTGAGCAAGAGCCGTTTTAGGATATAAATTTTCAAGAATTCCTTGATAAAGTCGATAATCCGCATCGTCTTGATACATGTCAATCTCTTGACCGATAATCGATTTTTCTCGCTCAATTGACTCATCTGTAAAAGCAGTATCTGCCACAAAATGCTGCAACAAGTCTAAGTTTTCGTTTAAATGATCTACCGTTGAAAAATAGAAACATGTTTTGTCAAAGGTTGTAAAGGCATTACTGTTGGCACCGGCGTTTGTAAATAGCTCAGAAACATCTTGCCCATCTTCTAATTCAAACAACTTATGTTCTAGAAAGTGAGCAATCCCATTCTCATAGCATTTTTCACTTTTATCTAGTGTAAACTTATTGTCAAGGGAACCAAAATTAACAACCAACATGCCACAAGACTCTTGAAAATCAGTCTTAGGAATCAAAAAAACTTTCAATCCATTTTCCAGTACAGCAGTATATAAAGTTTCACCAAGTTCAGGGAAAACTTTTTCAACTAATTTCGTCACTTACTTTCCCTCCAAAAAATACAGTGCTTGCAGTTTAATATTTTTAGTTAGTTGCATCACATCAGCTTTATTAACCTTGTCAATATTGTCAATCATATCGTCAACGCTGTAATGATTTTTCAAATATTGACCATTGTAACTACGTTCAATCAATACTTTTGGAGAGTCTCCTGCCAATTTTAAATTAACTTGCAGCATTTTCTTCGTTTGTTTAAGGAGTGCTTCTGAAAAGCGACCTGTCCTAATCGTTGAAAATTGTCTATTAATTAATTGCATCGCTCGATTGCGATTCTTCTTATCAATACCAGCGTAAACATTCAGTAAACCTGTAAAGATATCAAAATGACTTCCAATGGTATAAGCAAGTCCTTCTTTCTCACGAATCTCTGTAAATAAGCGAGAATGAGCAAAACCTCCAAACAAGCCATTAAAGACAAGAAGTGTAAAGTAATCCTTGTCACCATATCTAGTTGGAAAAGAATAACCTAACTGCAAAACAGATTGATTAACTTCTCTGACTTCTAATTTTTCTTGAACAATGTTGCTAAATTCTTGTTGGTAGTCAAATACTAAATCTTTTTGACGGTCTTCAAAAGGAAATCGATTGAATAATTGTAACATGCGATAATCATCAAACTCCCCTAATAAAAAGATATCCAAACGATCTTCACGAAGCATCTTTTGAAATTCTTGAAAAGCTGTGTAAGAATTTTCAACAACTGCTAATTCAGCTGTCCCATATTTTGATGTTTGAGAAGCTGGGTTCGTAAAGAAAAGTTTTTTAAGACCTAGCTCACTACTATAAAAACTATCATCCTTATCAGCTTTTAAATAATTAATTAAATTTGCTTGCTCAAGCTCAAATAATTTAGACTGATATTGCTCAACTGTTACAAGAGGTGAGAAAAGAACTTGATATAAAAATTCAATCACTTCTTCTAAAAGATTTTCCTTAGCCATTGTATATCGATTTTTCATAAATGATAATTCAATATCAATAATGTGAACTAGTCCCTTCGTTGACACTTTAGTTGATAAAGTGGCTCCGTATAAGCTTGCCAAGCGTTCTCTAAAGCACTGAGCAGTTGGGTATTCGGCGTTAGCAGTTGCCAAAATTTGAGCCACTAAAACACGTCTCGCAACCGTTTTTTGATTAAAATCCCCAGAAAACCGAAAGGTAATGTGGTTCATTTTGAATTTTTCATTTTTGATTAGATGTAATTCAACACCATCAACTATTTTCATTACAAATTCCTTACTAATACACTTTATTAGCTAAAATTATACCACGTTTATGTTATAATTACTTGGATTACAAAATGGAGAAAACAATGGAATACAAATTATTTGATGACTATATTACTTTACAATCTTTATTAAAGGAACTGGGTATTATCCAAAGTGGTGGTGCTATTAAAGGATACTTAGCAGAAACAACTGTTCTATTCAATGGTAAAGACGAAAAACGTCGTGGTAAAAAAATTCGTCTCGGTGATGTTGTAAGCATTCCAGAAGACGGCATCACTATCGATATTATCACGCCAACAGACGAAGAAAAGAAAGAACATCTTGAAACCTTAGCTGAAAAAGCTCGTGTTGCTGCTATCGTTAAAGAATTAAACGCTAAAAATAAAAAAGATAAGAAACAAAATCAAGCGAAAAAACAAGCAAAGCCAACTAAAGAACACAAACGCGTTCGCTTCCCAGGAACTTAAGCATGTGGATTCAAAAAATAGCCTTAAAAAATTATCGTAATTATTTAACCAATGAGCTTGAATTTTTTCCCGGGCTAAATGTCTTTATCGGGAAAAACGCTCAAGGAAAAACAAATTTCTTAGAAGCTATTTATTTCTTATCTTTAACACGTAGCCACCGTACACGTTCCGACAAAGAGCTGATTCACTTTCAAGAAAAAGAACTTCGTGTCTCAGGTATTCTGCAACGCTCAAGTGGGACAGTTCCTTTGGAAATCAATCTATCAAGTAAAGGACGAGTCACTAAAGTTAATCACCTCAAACAAGCTAAATTATCCGACTATATCGGAGTGATGACAGTCGTCTTATTTGCACCTGAAGATTTACAACTCATCAAAGGAGCTCCGAGTTTACGTCGTAAGTTTATTGATATTGATTTAGGTCAAATCAAACCTATCTACCTATCTGATTTGTCTAATTACAATCATGTCCTTAAACAACGTAACACTTATCTGAAGACCGCTGAAAAAGTTGACATCAACTTTTTAGCAGTCCTTGATGAGCAATTAGCTGATTTTGGTAGTCGCGTAATGGAACATCGCTTAGATTTCGTCTCTAATCTCGAAAAAGAAGCCGACCGCTATCACTATGCCATCTCTAATGGCCTAGAACATTTGAAAATTCGCTATCTATCATCTGTGCCATTCCAAGAAAAAAGTGAAATCAAAGAATACTTCTTAAAAACATTGGAAAAGAATCGCAAACGTGATATCTTCAAAAAAAATACTGGTGCTGGACCTCATCGTGATGATTTGGAATTTTTCATCAATGACATGCCTGCCAATTTTGGTAGCCAAGGACAACACCGTAGTTTGATTTTATCTCTTAAGATGGCTGAAATTGAACTCATTAAGAATGTCACTGGTGATTATCCAATTCTACTTCTTGACGATGTCATGAGTGAATTAGATAACTACCGACAAACAGAATTGTTAAAAATGATTATTGCTGAAAATGTTCAAACCTTTATCACAACGACAAGTCTTGAACACCTTTCTAAACTTCCAGAAGAGTTGAAAATTTTCACTGTTAATCAAGGAACTATTGAAGAAAACTAAAAAAGCTGGCCTAAGCCAGCTTTTTTGTGTGTTTACAACTGAATTGACAATGTTGTCAATGATAATTAATAGGATTTAACAATTCCTAGTAATACAGCACCAAGAACAAAGCATGCTATACCAATTACCAACCAACGCATTTCTTTACGTGTTTTAGTTTCACCCAAGAAGAGGATACCACCCATAATTGAAATGATAACACCAAGTTGTGAGAAACTAAAGGCAATAGCAAGACCTGCTTTAGCAGCAGCAAGAAGCATGAAGATGTTACCAATACCCCACATCAAACCAACGATAGCGTTTTTGATAACAACTGTTTCAAATTTAACGTTAAATTTCATGAACATTACAGCACCAAGAACCATACCTACAGCCATTGGGAAGATAACAGCTAAAGCATCGAATTTCATGATGTTGTTAAACAAGATAGTGTATGAAAGGTAACCAACTGTTGAGTAAGTCAAAGCACGGAAACCTTTACCAAAGTCAGTAAGTTCACTAGTTTCAACTTTTTCAGCATCACGTTTACTTGTGAAGTAGAAACCGATAACCAAAAGAAGCAAAGCAATGATACCAAGTGTGTATTGAGCCGGTTTGCTCCATTCACCAAAGACAATGGCACCAATCAAACTACCAAATACAAGTTGAGCACCACTTGACAATGGGTTACCTACTGAAACACCCATGTATTGCATTGCACGGAATTGACCGTTTTGCCCCATAGACCAGAGCATACCACCGATAATTCCGACAACCCAAAGTGATACTGACATTTCTGGTTGAACAAACAACCATACAACAAAAGCAAATAAAAGTGCCCCTAAAGTCATTCCTAATGTTTGTTGATCTGGTTTACCTCCAATTTTGTTGCTGACAAACCCGATACTTCCCCATGCTACCATGGGAATTAATGCAAATAAAATACCCTGCATTTTTTCTCCTTTACGATATGTTTTACAGATTAGTAAACGTTGTTTACATTGTTGTAAATATATAAATAATCATTCGCTGTTTATGAAAACGCTTTTTCAGAAAAGTAAAAGAAAATTTCATGTTTTTTTGCGAACATAGTTACATATTCTATCATAAAACCTACTATTTTGTAAAGGCCTACACAAAAAAATCTCTGATAAGTTTGAAAACTCATCAGAGATTTAACGATTAACCTCAGTTTATCTTAGTGTACTGAGTAGTTTGGTGCTTCATTTGTAATTTGAACATCGTGTGGGTGACTTTCAATCAAACCAGCTCCTGACATTTCAACAAATTGAGCTTTTTCATGAAGAGCTGAGATATCTTCAGCACCAACATAACCCATACCAGCACGAATACCACCAAGAATTTGGAAGACGATATCGGCTACAGCACCTTTGTAAGCTACACGACCTTCAATTCCTTCTGGAACAAGTTTGTTAGCTTCGTTAACAGAACCTTGGAAGTAACGGTCGCTTGAACCTTTCTTCATAGCTGCAATTGATCCCATACCACGGTAAGTTTTAAATTTACGACCTTGGTAGATTTCAGTTTCACCTGGTGCTTCATCTGTACCAGCGAACATAGAACCAAGCATTACAGCATTACCACCTGCTGCCAAGGCTTTAACGATATCACCTGAGTATTTAATACCACCATCGGCGATAATTGTTTTACCATATTCACGCGCAACAGCTGCTGCGTCATAAATAGCAGTGATTTGAGGAACACCAACACCTGCAACGACACGTGTTGTACAGATTGAACCAGGACCGATTCCGACTTTAACAACGTCAACACCAGCTTCGTAAAGGGCACGTGCACCTTCTGCAGTTGCTACGTTACCAGCAATCAATGTACGTTCTGGGAAGTGTTGACGAATCTCAGCAATTTTACGAAGAACACCAGCTGAGTGACCATGAGCAGTATCGATAACAATAGCATCTGCACCTGCTTCAAACAGAGCTTCAGCACGCTCGAATGTATCTGAAGTAACACCGACAGCACCTGCAACTAAAAGACGACCAAATTCATCTTTAGCAGCATTAGGGAATTCAATAACTTTTTCAATATCTTTGATAGTGATAAGACCTGACAAACGTTCAGCTTCATCAACCAAAGGCAATTTTTCAATACGGTGTTCGTGAAGAATGCGTTCTGCAGTTTCCAAATCAGTTCCAACAGGAGCTGTTACCAATTTTTCACTTGTCATGTGTGCAGAAATTGGAGCATGGTAATCTGAGATAAAACGCATATCACGGTTTGTGATAATCCCTACCAATTTACGATTTTCAAGGGTTTCAACAATCGGAACACCACTAATGCGGTAACGTTGCATCAACTCTTCTGCTTCAGAGACAGAATGTTTAGGTGTTAAGAAGAAAGGATCAATAATAACACCATTTTCTGAACGTTTTACTTTACGGATTTCTTCTGCTTGTTCTTGAATTGACATATTTTTGTGAACAACACCAAGACCACCCGCACGTGCAATAGCAATAGCCATTTTACTGTCAGTAACAGTATCCATAGCAGCTGTCACGATAGGAATGTTCAATGTCAAATTTTTTGCAAGTTTTGTTTGCATGTTAACTTCATTTGGAAGAACATGACTTTCAGCAGGAATGAGTAGTATGTCATCAAAAGTGTAACCTTTTTTCAAAAATTTAGTGTCCCAATTTGACATTAAATAACCCTCTTTTCTATATATTTGTAGGGGATTTTTAACCCTAGCTAATTTTTTATTGTTACTATAATAACACGCTAAATTCATTTGTCAATAAATTAAATTCAATTTTTTCCAAAAATTCTTTCCTATATTAGACTGATGATTTTTGCAATTCTCATTTAAAACAAATGTTGTTATCTACCAAAAAACTCCAAGACATCGCCTCAGAGTTCTGTTTATTTTAGAAGTAGTTGATTCCCATAGCTGCTTTAACTTCAGCAAGTGTTTGACCGGCAACTTCACGCGCAGCTTGACTACCTTTTTCAAGCATATTGAAAACTTCGCCCATATCTTTAGCGTATTCCAAACGGCGTTCACGAATTGGTGCTAACTCACGTTCAAGAATTTCAAGAAGGTAACGTTTTGTTTTTACATCACCAAGACCACCACGTTGGTAGTGTTCTTTCATAGCTGCGATATCTGCTTGATCTTCTTCACGTCCAAAGATGCCAAGGTAATGGAAAACCATATTTCCTTCGATTTGTCCTGGATCTTCAACACGGATGTGATTAGGGTCTGTATACATGCTCATTACTTTTTTACGAACAGTATCAGCATCATCTGATAGATAGATACCATTTCCAAGAGATTTAGACATTTTAGCGTTACCATCTAATCCTGGCAAGCGACCAGCTGCTTCGTTTCTAGGGAAAATACCTTCTGGCTCAACCAAAACATCTGTTTTGTAAGTGTGATTGAAACTACGTACAATTTCGCGTGTTTGTTCAATCATTGGTTTTTGGTCATTTCCGACTGGCACATAGTTAGCTTTAAAAGCAGTAATGTCTGCAGCTTGTGAAATTGGGTAAACCAAAAACCCTGTTGGAATTGAGCTACCAAATCCTTTTTGAGCAATTTCTGTCTTAACAGTAGGATTACGCTCTAGACGTGACAATGAAACAAGGTTCATGTAGTACATTGTCAATTCAGCCAATTCAGGAATTTGACTTTGAATGAAAATCGTTGATTTAGCTGGATCAAGTCCTACTGACAAGTAGTCCAAAGCAACGTTTCCAACTGATTCTCTGATAATTTCAGACTCTTTAGCGTGGTCTGTCAAAGCTTGTTGGTCTGCCAAAAAGACAAACATATCATACTTATCTTCATTTTGTAGAAGAACACGATTTTTTAGACTTCCAACATAGTGTCCTAGGTGCAATTTACCTGTTGGACGGTCACCTGTTAAAATAATGGGTTTTGCCATATTATCACCTCAAAATTAATTTCAAAAGTAAAAAATAGCCCCACGTAGTTAAACTACGTGAGGGCGTTGTCAATACGCGGTACCACCTCAATTGATAGAACTAGTCTACCATCTCTTACCACTATATAAAAATTTACACGGTTCATGTAAAGATTATTCTTTTTTACCATCAGTCCATTCATGTAAGCTTACTACTGATTCACAGCACCATCAGCTCTCTAAAAGTACGCGTTTACATTACTCTTCTGAATCTTCTTCATTTTATGAAATTATAAGGTCTTTGTCAAGTTTATACAGTATTTTAGGCGCTTTTATATCTGAGGTATAATTATACATTTTATGTTTTAATCAAATTAAAAAGATTAGAAACTGTGTTTTGGAAGCACTCCTTTTACTAAAAAATCTTGACGTTAAGCCGCTTCTTTGCCATAATATAATCGTTTGTTTTTGTTATAACTAAAGAGGATTAAATTATGAAAAAAAGACTGATTGATTTTGGACTCGTAACTATAGGAGCCTTTATTGCTGCTGTCGGTTTCAATTGCTTTTTCCTTGAAAATCATATTGCGTCTGGTGGCGTTGTCGGATTAGCGGTTAGTTTAAAAGCTTTATTTGGCTGGAATCCTGGTAATTTTGTTATGATTACTAACGTTCCATTATTGTTAGCTTGTTTAATTTTCTTAGGAAAAGAAACCTTCCTTAAAACCATTTATGGGGCATGGATTTATTCTATTTTCGTCAAAGTGACTGAAAATCTGCCGAATCTGACTCATAATCCACTACTAGCTGCGATTTTCGGAGCTATTATCTGTGGTTCTGGTTTAGGGATTGTTTTCTGGGGAAATTCTTCAACCGGTGGTACAGGTATCATCACTCAAATTCTCCACAAATACACACCGCTTCCTTTGGCAGTAGCCATGACTATTGTCGATGGCTGTAGTGTCGCTATGGGATTTATTGCTTTTGATCCTGATACAGTAATGTATTCGATTATTGCCTTACTCGTCATTGGATATGTCGTTAATAGTATCCAAACTGGTGTTACCTCATCTCGCAATTTGATGATTATCTCACCTAAAAATGACTTGATCAAAAACTATATCTCCACAGAAGCTGACCGTGGTGTCACTGAAATTCCTGTTACTGGTGGTTTTTCTGGCGACCATCAAACCATGTTGATGACAACTGTTTCTCGTCAAGAAGTTCCACGTTTAGAAAAAAATATTCAAAAAATCGATGAAGCTGCCTTTATCGTTGTGATGCCCGCTACACAAGTTATGGGACGTGGTTTCAGCCTTAAAAAATACTATAAACTCAACGAAAAAGATGCCATTTTACCAATGTAACCCAAACGTAACTCAAAGCCCCACTTCTCTAATTGAAAATTGGGGCTTTTTCATGTACAATGAGCTTATAGATAAATAATATGAGGTGAAAAATTGCTTACAGTTTCTGATGTATCACTACGTTTCAGCGATAGAAAACTGTTTGATGAAGTTAACATCAACTTTACAGCTGGAAATACCTATGGTTTAATCGGTGCCAACGGTGCAGGAAAATCTACATTTTTAAAAATCTTGGCAGGAGATATTGAACCAACAACAGGTCATGTTTCCCTTGGTCCAGACGAACGTCTATCTGTTCTTCGTCAAAATCACTTTGACTACGAAGAAGAACGTGCGATTGATGTTGTTATCATGGGGAATGAACGCCTTTATAATATCATGAAAGAAAAAGACGCTATCTACATGAAGCCTGACTTTTCAGATGAAGATGGTGTCCGCGCAGCAGAATTAGAAAGTGAATTCGCTGAGCTTGGCGGTTGGGAAGCTGAGAGTGAAGCTTCACAATTGCTCCAAAACCTTAATATTCCAGAAGACCTTCACTACCAAAACATGAGCGAACTTGCTAATGGTGACAAGGTGAAAGTTCTCCTTGCCAAAGCTCTTTTTGGTAAACCAGATGTTCTTCTTCTTGACGAACCAACCAACGGTCTTGATATCCAATCCATCACTTGGTTAGAAGATTTCTTGATTGACTTTGAAAATACAGTCATCGTCGTATCCCATGACCGTCACTTCTTGAACAAAGTATGTACACACATGGCTGACCTTGATTTTGGTAAAATCAAACTTTACGTCGGTAACTATGATTTCTGGAAACAATCATCTGAACTTGCTGCTCGCTTGCAAGCTGACCGCAACGCTAAAGCAGAAGAAAAAATCAAAGAATTGCAAGAATTCGTTGCTCGCTTCTCTGCCAACGCTTCTAAATCAAAACAAGCCACTTCTCGTAAGAAAATGCTTGATAAAATCGAACTTGAAGAAATTGTTCCATCAAGTCGTAAATACCCATTCATCAACTTCAAAGCTGAGCGTGAACTTGGTAAAGACCTTCTAACAGTCGAAAACTTGTCTGTTAAAATCGATGGTGAGACTGTTCTTGATAATATCAGCTTTATCCTACGTCCAGGCGATAAAACAGCCTTCATCGGACAAAATGATATCCAAACAACAGCTCTTATTCGTGCATTGATGGATGATATCGAATACGAAGGAACTATCAAATGGGGTGTCACAACTAGTCGCTCTTACCTTCCAAAAGATAACTCACGTGATTTTGCTTCAGGGGAATCAATCCTTGAATGGCTTCGTCAATTTGCTTCTAAAGAAGAAGACGATAACACATTCCTTCGCGGATTCCTAGGTCGCATGCTCTTCTCTGGAGATGAAGTTAACAAATCAGTTAGCGTTCTTTCAGGGGGAGAAAAAGTGCGCGTGATGCTTTCTAAATTGATGCTTCTCAAATCAAACGTTCTTGTCCTTGATGACCCAACTAACCACTTAGACTTGGAATCAATCTCAAGCTTGAATGATGGCTTGAAAGACTTCAAAGAATCTATCATCTTTGCGAGTCACGACCACGAATTCATCCAAACACTTGCTAACCACATCGTTGTCATTTCTAAAAATGGTGTGATTGACCGTATCGATGAAACTTATGATGAATTCCTTGAAAATGAAGAAGTTCAAGCAAAAGTTAAAGAACTTTGGAAAGACTAATTATCATGTCGTAATCTAAAATGACTTGACCATATTTTACATTATAGAAAAGAAACAGGTTGGGATTACTATCTCAACCTGTCTTACTAACATTATGAAACTAAAATCTTTTAAACTAACAAATAACACCATTTACTACCTAACAGCATTCTTCTTGCCTTTCGTGATTTTATTTCTAGCCCTTTTAGCTGAAAATATTTCCTTTAACGGTGAGACCACTATTTTAGCTAGTGATGGCTTTCATCAATACGTTATTTTCGCTGAAAATTTACGAAATATTTTACATGGTTCAGATAGCCTCTTTTATACTTTTACCAGTGGACTGGGCTTAAATTTTTATGCTTTAATCAGCTATTATCTTGGTAGTTTCTTCTCACCTTTTGTTTACTTCTTTAGCTTAAAAAGCATGCCCGATGCTATTTATCTCTTTACCCTGCTAAAAGTTGCTTGCATGGGATTAACTAGCTTTTATAGCCTACGCCAACTGTATCCAAAGGTATTAAAACCATTTACCGTTATCCTCTCAAGCTCATATGCGCTGATGAGCTTTGCTATTAGCCAGATTGAGATTAATATGTGGCTGGATGTTTTCATCCTTTTGCCGCTCATTATTCTAGGACTTAATCGATTGCTAAATCAGAAAAAATTCATCTTATACTACCTGACGTTAACCATTCTCTTTATTCAAAATTACTACTTTGGTTATATGGTTGCTATTTTCCTTGTGCTTTATTTTCTTATTCAAATCAGCAAGGAAAGCTGCTTGAAAGTAATTGGACGTCAATGGCTAGACTTTACAGTAGTGTCAATTTTAGCTGGATTGTCTAGTTGCGTAATGCTATTACCTACTTACTTAGACCTGTCAACGCACGGCGAAAAATTTTCTAGCTTTACAGAATGGTTTACAGAGAATTCGTGGTTTATAGACTTGTTTGCCAAAAACTTTGTTGGTGCTTATGACACAACAAAATTTGGCTCAATTCCTATGATTTATGTAGGGATTTTCCCGCTAATCTTAGCTATTATCTTCTTTACCATCAAGTCAATCAAGTGGCAAACTCGCCTAGCTTCTGGCATTGTGTTACTACTCATTATTGCTAGTTTTTACCTTGAACCATTAGATTTAATGTGGCAGGGAATGCACTCACCTAATATGTTTCTTCACCGTTATTCTTGGGCATTTTCACTAATGATGATTCTTCTGGCAGCAGAAACGTTATCACGTCTCAAAGAATTAACTGTTAAGCATTACCTTGTTGGTATTGTTCCACTAGGACTTGGCTTTTTAGCTACGGTACTGCTCAAAAATCATTATCAATTTTTAGAAGCACCACAAATCATTATCACCTTTTCTTTCTTGGCAGCCTACACCATTATATTAATTAGCTACGCTAAGCAGTACTTAACATTTAATTTATTCATTAGCTTTACACTCCTCTTTACAGTATTTGAAATTTCACTTAATACCTATTATCAAATTACAGCCCTAAATAGCGAATGGGTCTTTCCTTCTCGTCAAAGTTATGAGCTTAATTTGACAGATACTGAAAAACTCATTCAAAAAAGTCAAAACCTAAACACGACATTTTATCGTACCGAGGAGCTCCTTCCTCAAACAGGTAATGACAGCATGAAATACAATTATCATGGTATTTCTCAGTTCTCATCTATTCGAAACACGACATCCAGCAGCACGCTTGATCGACTTGGCTTTAAGTCAACTGGAACAAATCTAAACCTTCGTTATCAAAATAATACCTTGCTAATGGATAGTTTATTTGCTGTCAAATACAATCTTTCAGAAACTGATGTCAACAAATTTGGGTTCCATTACCTTGATAACTCTGGTAATACATCACTATATGAAAATCAATACGCTAGCCAATTAGCAATTCTAACCAATGGGCTTTACAAAGATATTGACTTCAGTGTCAACACGCTTGACAACCAAACTAACTGGATGAACAATCTCACTGGCTTATCTGAAAAATACTTCACGCGTGTGCCCTCCCAATTATCAGAAGGAGCTAATATTCTAAATGGTCGTGTAACCACTAGTAACGACGGACAATTAAATTCGCATGCTGATTATAACCTTACTGTCGCTCCAAACACCCAACTTTATATCAGCGTTCCAAATATCACCTTCTCTAATGAAAATAGCCAGAAGGTCCAAATTACTGTAAACGGTAAAACGGTAGAATATACAACTGATAATGCCTACACTTTCTTTGATCTTGGATATTTTGAAGATAGTCAAACTTTGCATGTTACTCTTTCATTCCCTGAAAATAACCAAGTATCATTTAACCAACCGAACTTTTATGCCCTAGATACGACAAGCTATCAAAAAGCTATGGAAACCATTAATCATCAAAAGGTTAAAGTTACTACCAATAAAAACACTGTAACGGCTACCTACAAATCTGACAAAGCTTCATCACTCCTATTTACTATTCCATACGATAAAGGTTGGACAGCCACTCAAAACGGCCAAAAAATCACTTTATCAAAAGCTCAAGACGGCTTTATGAAAGTTGATGTAAAATCTGGAAAAGGCAAAGTCATTCTGACTTATCTGCCTACAGGTTTTAAAGAAGGAGTGATGTTATCATCAGTTGGACTCCTCCTATTTATCTGTTACAATATCGCCAGAAAACGAAAAAAATAAAAAGTATCCCTTGACCTGCACCCCAAAAAAGTTAGACAGAAAAAAATCTAACGATTGGGGTGTTTTTGTATGAAATTAAGTTATGAAGATAAACTAGAAATATATCAGTTAAGACAGGCTGGTTTTTCTTGGCCTTATATTAGTCGAAAGTACGGTGTATGTCTATCCAATCTTAAGTACATGGTACGGCTTATGAATAAACATGGTATTGAGGTTGTTAAAAAAGGGAAAAATAAGTATTATCCCTCTAAATTAAAGCAGGAAATCATTAATAAAGTTCTTATTGAAGGTCAATCTCAGCTCACCGTATCACTGGATTATGCTCTTCCCCAACAATCCCTACTCACCAATTGGATAGCACAATACAAGAAAAACGGGTATACTATTGTTGAGAAACAACGAGGGAGACCGAGTAAGATGGGACGTAAACCAAAGAAAACTTGTAAAGAAATGACTGAGCTAGAGCATATTCTGGAAGAGAATGAGCGTCTGCGTACCGAGGTAGCTTATCTAAAAAAGTTGAGGGAATTGCGCTTGAGGGACGAAGCCTTACAGCGCAAAAGGCGGAAACAGTTAGAGAACTGGTCTCAGGAGGATTTCGATTAGACCTCTTACTGAAAACCGCTAAGCTAGCTCACTCTACCAACTATTATCAGTTGAAACGGTTTAATAGAGCTAGTCAAAGAGATGATTCAAACCATTTACGTTGACCATAAAGGCAATTATGGATACCGTCGTATTCATTTAGAACTAAGAAACCGAGGATTTGTTATCAATCATAAGAAGGTTCAACGGTTAATGAAACTCATGGGACTCGCTGCTCGTACTCGTTGTAAGCGTAAATACTCGTCTTACAAGGGAGAGATTGGGAAGAAAGCTGATAATCTAATTCAACGTCAGTTTGAAGGGGCTAAGCCTTATGAGAAGTGTTATACAGATGTCACTGAATTCGCTTTACCAAATATTAGAGAGAAACTCTATTTATCCCCTGTTCTTGATGGATACAATAGTGAGATTATTGAATTCACCTTGTCACGCTCACCTGATTTAAAACAGGTTCAAACCATGCTTAAAAGAGCATTTCCGGCTACCTCTTACCAAGGAACTATTCTTCACAGCGACCAAGGGTGGCAATATCAACACCAGTCTTATCATGATTTCTTGGCATCCAAAGGGATTCGTCCATCTATGTCACGCAAGGGAAATAGTCCAGATAATGGCATGATGGAGTCCTTCTTTGGCATCTTAAAGTCTGAGA
>Burrito_p2__coassemble_1419_pt1 | contig 13851 bp, 12 predicted proteins | sample Burrito_p2__metabat2_high_PE_005 | metagenome-assembled genome bin Burrito_p2
ATTATGGGAAGTTTAGCAAATATCAAGCCACTTTTGTGGATTGAACCATCTGGAAAGTTAGTTCCATTAGCCAAAGTTCGTGGACGTAAAAAAGCCTTGAAAGAAGTCGTTTCCCAAGCAACACAATCATTAGCACATGACACAGCCGTTGTTGCCTATGCTAATGACATCGAAGGTGCTGAAATACTCAAAAAATCATTACTAGAACATGAAGATGTTGACCATGTCCTCATTATGCCACTAGGACCAGTCATTTCTGCCCACGTAGGACCTGGAACATTGGCTGTCTTTACAATCGGAAAAGACACACGCTAATAGAAGTAAGCAGCCTATGCGCTGCTTTTTTAGCGTATTTAATAATTATAACCAGCCATAAAAAAATTCAATACCTACAATCTGCTTTCTTCCTTGAGAGAAGTGCTATAATTGTAAAAAAATCAAAGGAGGTAGATTGAGGACTCTATCGTATACTGTACTTGGAAGTGGTGCGATGGGACTACGCTTTGGCCTATTGCTGAAGGAACATTTGAAAGCTCAAGTTGATTTTATCGATACTTGGCAAGAACAGGTTGATACAATTCAAAAACAAGGTGATGTCTACCAGTCACGTGATGGCAAGAATCGTCATTTGGTTCCAATTGATATTTATCTACCAGAAAACTACAGTGGAAAACCAGATGTCTTGATTATTTTTGACAAATAAATGCATCTGCAAGAATTATTGGAGCGAAGCAAACACTTCTTCAATAGTAGCCAGTATGTTTTTACGGGAATGAACGGCATGGGACATATTGAAAAAATTAATCAATATTTTGCACCTGAAAAAGTTTTAGCAGGAACTTGCTTAATTGGAACAGTTTTAAAAGCAGTAGGAGACGTGGATTTTATCGGAAAAGCTGGAGTAGGTTCCATTAATGTTGCAGCACAGTCAGGAAAACTTGATGTGGTTCAAGAACAAATCTTAGCAGATTTTAAAGCCGCAAATCTAAATCCAAATGTGACAGATAATTTCCTTGGGACCCTTTATACAAAAGTTGTCTTCAATTCTGTAATTAATACAATTTGTACTCTTTTTGAAATCCGAATGGGCCAATTTATTGATTATCAAGGTGCAGAGAAACTTGGAAGACAGCTAATTGATGAAGCGTATGACGTAGCAGAGCTAGCAGGGATTGAACCGCTTAATAGCCGTGAAAAAGAGTGGGGAAGCATCCGTTATGTCAGTGAAGAGACTAGCCCGCTTTACTATCCATCAATGTATCAAGACATGATTAAAGGACGTCAGACAGAAGTGGACTATATTAATGGCTACGTTTATGATTTAGGCTTAGCAAATGGCTATCAAGCCTAGACACACGATTTCTTGCGTCACCTTGTTCATCTAGCTGAAAATACACAAAAATACCGCTAAGCGTTTTCCTTCAAAAAGTCGAAAAAACTTAGAAAAGATTAGTCATAACTATTGACTTACTACCACTTTTTTTGGTACTATAATAAACGGTATTGTTTACCCCATTTGTAAGGCCCCGGAACCTTTCAAATAACTCGTGGACAGGAACATCCACACTTTGTAAACAAAAACGAATTCGTATAGGAGAACTCATGAACAAAACAACATTCATGGCTAAACCAGGCCAAGTTGAACGTAAATGGTACGTTGTTGACGCAACAGATGTACCTCTTGGACGTCTTTCTGCAGTAGTTGCTAGCGTACTTCGCGGAAAAAACAAACCAACATTCACACCACACACTGATACAGGTGACTTCGTTATCGTTATCAATGCTGAAAAAGTTAAATTAACTGGTAAAAAAGCAACTGATAAAATCTACTACACTCACTCAATGTATCCAGGTGGATTGAAACAAATTACAGCAGGTGAACTTCGTTCTAAAAATGCTGTTCGCTTGATTGAAAAATCAGTTAAAGGCATGCTTCCACACAACACTCTTGGACGTGCACAAGGCATGAAATTGAAAGTCTTTGTAGGTAGCGAGCATACACATGCTGCACAACAACCAGAAGTACTTGATATCAAAGGACTTATCTAAGAGAGAAAGGAGCATCTATTAAATGGCACAAGCACAATACACAGGTACTGGTCGTCGTAAAAACGCTGTTGCACGCGTACGTTTGGTCCCAGGTACTGGTAAAATCACAGTTAACAAAAAAGATGTAGAAGAATACATCCCACATGCTGACCTTCGTCTTGTTATCAACCAACCATTCGCAGTTACTTCAACTGTTGGTTCATACGACGTTTTCGTTAATGTTGTAGGTGGTGGTTACGCAGGTCAATCAGGAGCTATCCGTCACGGTATCGCTCGCGCATTGCTTCAAGTAGACCCAGACTTCCGTGATTCATTGAAACGCGCTGGTCTTCTTACACGTGATGCACGTATGGTTGAACGTAAAAAACCAGGTCTTAAGAAAGCTCGTAAAGCATCTCAATTCTCAAAACGTTAATTGTTGTTATACCAACGATTTCAAGCACTTTCCATTCAGTTGGAAGGTGCTTTTTTTATTTTGGTTACGAGTTTGGTTACGACTATTTTTCTCAACTTGTTTTTTGCCGATAATCCTCCAAATGTTTGACGGTTTCTTTTTGAACTTCTGGATTTACATGTCCGTAAACATTTCGTGTGATTTCAGATGTTTCCGCATGACCGACTAGAGATTTTACAATTAAATCATCGACACCATTGTTTAAAAGGTCACTGACAAAGGTATGCCGCAAGCCGTGTGGTGTTATTTTAGGAAGGCCGAATTTCTTTGAAAGGGCATCAAGTTTGTTGTTAAGATAGTCTGGATGCAAAGGTTGATTCAGTTCTCCCTTTTGAGTCGTATAGGTGAAGATAAATTGATCATCGGTTGGGAAAATATTGACTTGTTGAAGTTCATTGAATTGTACCTTTTTCCATTTTGCCAATAAATCAATGACGGAATCTGCTACTGGAATCGTCCGAAAGCGATAGGAGTTTTTCATTCCTTTTACACGTTCGTATTTTCCGGTAGCTTTATTTTTCACCAATTTATGCATGAGGGAAATCGTCTTGTTTTTGAAATCAATATCTGACCAGACCAAGGGATAAATTTCTCCTTTGGCTGCTCCTAATTGATAAACCAAAGAAAGTAACGTATAGTCTCGCACCCCATATTCTTGTTTCATCAAAGTTAACACCTGTTGAATGAGTTCCTTGGAATAATATTTTTGCTGACGTTTTTCTTCCTTTTTGTTTTTTAGGTCTGCATTTACAGGCATCTCCAACAAATCATAGGGATTCTTCTGGATATAACCTTTCACTAGGGCATAGCGTAATACTTGTTTGGTGTAGGAGACACAGTGTTTATAGTTAGCGTAAGGTTTAATCCCTTTTTCCTCATTGCCAAATGCCCACAAAATTTGGGTATCTTCTAATAGGTCATAGGTAATCTTATTAATTGGAATATCCCCTAGGTAAGGAAGAATCCGCTTCTTAAAACAAGTCTTAGTTCGATCCAAGGTGGATTGCTCATGATGTTGGGTTACCGTGTATTTCTTATCCCACCACATTTGGTAAACCTCTTTGAATGTATAAGAACCTTTCTTCTTTTTCACTTCTCCTTTCAATTTTTTTAATTTTGCTTCTGTTTCTAAAATCTCTGCTTCGTGTTTGCTGTCCGCATAAGCCACGTATCGAGAAGCATCTGCCCCCATATAAACATTGACTTTATACGAGCCATTTTCCATTAGACTAATTGCCATTTCTATCTTCCTTTCAAAAATGGCATATCAGTATCACTACACACTCATCATACAGCGCCTTGCTGTGCTTTGGAATACTCCCTTAGCCATTTATCTATCTCTTCTCGCTGGAATCGTACAACACCCCAAAGATGTATCATGGGAAGTCCTGCATCAATCCATTTATCAAGCGTGTTGTTGGCGATACCTAAATACTCACACGTTTCTTTCTTTGATAAATAGCGATTCTCTAAATGTACGGCTATTCGTGCGTTTCTCACTTCATCTACTATTAAGGTATACATATATTCTCTTAAACTCGTCTCTTGATCAGGCGAAAGTGTAATTTCAACTGCCATTAGCTAATCTACCTCCAATCTGGAAGTGAAAAGAAGAAAGGTGCTATTCAGTTTTCAAAGGCCATTCCAAAAGTACTTATAAAAGTACTTTTTATCATCGTACACCCAATCCAATAGAATGTCAATAAAATAAAGTTCGAAAATAAGTACTTTTATATTTCGATTATTAAGAAAGTTTGATATGATTGAATTAGAAAACTATCGGAGTGATGAGGATTATGAAAGTCGATCAACAAAGAGTAGCGAAAAAAATCCGTGAAATAAGGACGGATTTAGGATACAGTATGGCTCAGTTTGGTGAGCTAATCAGTAATTCTCCCAAAACTACGGTTAATAATTGGGAGCGGGGTATTAATCTACCCAAAGAAGACAAACTCAAAAAAATCGCCTTATTGGGTAAGACGACTGTAGAAGAGTTATTGTATGGTACGCCAGAAGAAGTACTGACAAACTTATTGAAAGATCATTTTCAGTTACAAGTGAATCCAGCATTTCTACAACAAATGTTGGTATTTTTGAAACAGCAAAAAGTGGACGTTTATGATGAAATGACGATTATGGAATTTCTACAGGGCATTATGGACTCGGGGATGTTAGTGGAGAGGAACGATCCGTATTTAACGTATTCCAAAGTCGAAGGAACAGAATCACTTTATACTGCGGCCGCGGCCAATGACCCGCTGGATCCATCACCACGTTATTATGCCCATGTAGACGTTAAGAACAACCGAGTTCATTTATTACCATATACATTTGCGAAGCGACAAAAGTATTTGTATCACAACTTGCCGGACTTAACGAATCAGGTAACGATTGACTTCTTTACCCGAGCTTTTCCATTGTTGGGCATTGATTTGGAGAAGTCGGAAATTGTTTATTATGGGATCGAGAGAAGAAACGAATCTTTGAATATTGAGGAATTTAGATATGATAGGCAATTATGTGTATTTGAAACTGTAGAAGTAGTGGAAGAGGTGTCTTCGTCTTTTAAAGCTGAGGTTATGAAGATGACCCTATACTTGAAAAAACAACAATAAGAAACCAGTCAAAATTTGACTGGTTTCTTGACTATAATTTTTGTAGGGTATCTACAAAATATTGCGGGAAGTCCTTTAACACAGTTTCTATGGAATCTTTTTTTTCTCTGATTAATCTTTTTGTGAGCTGCTTACTAATTGATGGAAGTGAACTGAAAAAGGAATCTTTATCAATAATTTTTGCTATTATTTGAGCAACACCGCGATCAGAAAACCCAAGTTCATAAATATTTATTGATAGATTATTTGGAAGTCCATAACGTATTTTTTTTTGTAGCTTTTTAATTAAATTGATATTTAAATTATTTTGTGAATCATTCATAAATGCCACAATTCCATTTAAAGGTAATATTGTACTATAAGCTAGGATGCTATCACATATTTCAATAACATCTTGTATGGTAAATGAAGCTAATTTATTATACCGAATAAGTGTGAAATGATTGTTTTGACAGTAAATCAATATCTCTCTGTAACTTTCCCCCTGAATCCATAATTCACATAATTTAGAAAAAATAGAAGAATCCGTGATCTTCTTTACAAGAGCATTTTCCCTAAGTAATACTAATTGTGGGAAAATAATATTAACTAATTCAATTTCGGAATTTACTTGATTAATTTCTTCTATTTTTTCAGAGAGCCATTGCGATAAGAATTTGGAACTATCAAATCCTAGGGAGGTAATAGTATATAAATTTAACTCCCCTTTGGTAAGCAAAAGAGAATGATTTTTTATTGTATCAAATAAGTGAATTAATTTTTCTTTTTCATCTTCACTAGCTAATTGATATCCTAAAGTTTGTTTAGTTACGATATTCGTAAAATTTGCTTCATCTTTACCAAAATAATTCATAAAGAACATTACGTAATTCTCTACATCATTTAAACTATTGAGTATGGTTTGTAATTCATTGCTGAAAGGTAAATATGACTCAGGAAACTCTTTTTTTATTACCTGTTTTAGTAGATTATTTTGGCGATTAAATTCATCTGAGTTAGAATATTTTAACAAGATAAGTGGCAATAAATTTATTGAGGGAAGATTCTTAATATCGATATCTCGAACTAGTTTTAACAAATTACTCAGGCTATCCTCTGAGTTTGCTATGTTTAACATAGATTTGTACTTTCTCCATTTCCAGTCTCTTTTATTAGAGTGTACAAATGGTTCTGATAAAATAACTGTACCTTCAATATGTTTGCCAGCTCTTCCGGTTCTTCCAAGAAGATTATGAAAGTCTCTTACTTTAATTTGACTTTGCCCCTGATACAAATTTGAAATTATTAAATACTTTATAGGTAAATTTACTCCTTGAGCTAGTGTAGAAGTACAAACAACAAAATTAATTAAATTATGCGACATTGCATACTCAATTGATGTGCGAATTCCAGAAGGAATATTTCCATGATGAATAAAGACGCCTTTTAAAGCTGCATAGTAGTAGGTGGCACTATCTCCTAAATTAAGTTTAATGAGATTGGCTATTTTTATGTTTTCATCTGCGTTGTTATTGTTTGAAAACGCGGCGATAGGTAGTCCTCTACGTTCAATTTCTAATATTCTCTCAATCGTTTTATCTGCTGATGCTTTTGTTCCGGAAAATATAGCAGTTGCACCGTTATGAATCATTTTTAAAGCGTAATAAATTTGCATATCATAAGCATTATTAAGTTTCTTTTTTTTGAAATCTACATCTGGAAAGTATCTTTTTACACGTTCTCTTCCTAGCTTATTAATTTCTTGTATATCAACAATTTTTGGAACATAAAAATCGTCTATATCAGGATTCTCTTGGTTTAAGAAATACAGTTGTCCAGTATGACCTATCCAATCCCCCATGGCGATTGATCGTTGTGCGGAAATAATATTGTTATTTGAAATGACTTTTCCGTCACCATCATTTAACCAATCGTTGATCATTGAGCTATTTGTAATAACAGCAGAAATCAATATTTTTTGTGAAGATTTTTTCAGGTAATACTTTATTGTTGAAATAAGTAGCTCGTAATTAGTGCCTCTGGAATTATCATCAAATAAATGTGCTTCATCGAAGATAATTAAGTTAAGGTCTTCTAAAATTTCATTCTTATTTCTTATTAAAAAAAGTAATTTTTCAGGGGTGAGTATAATAAGTGTGTTTTTCTCTGTAGTATCAAAAAAATCTATATCATCTTTTTCTGCAATATCTGAAAGTTCGTTAACGATCACTTCATCATGTGAAAAGAAGTCAGTTAAATTTAAAGTAATTTCTTTACAAAGAGCTTTGAAGGGTGCAACAACAATAGCAAGTTTTGTTCGATTAGTGATAAAAGCAGATCTAATTATTAAACCAATTGAAGTAGTTTTTCCTGAACTGGTTGGCATTTGAATAACACCAGAGCTACCCTTAAATATACTTTCTTTACCTAATAATATTTGGCTGGGCCATAATTCTTTTATAGAACTATTATTTAATAATAAACCATTCCAATCTTCGATGGTCGTGCCAGAATAATTTGGTAAAAGATTTAAAGAAGCATTTTTATATTTTTTAATAAAAACTGCTAACAGTGCATCTCCGAAAAGAATTTCTCTTGGGTTTTGAGATTCATAAATTTTTTGTTTCAATATAACTAGGCTCTCAATGTTAATCAGTGTACCATTCGAATAGAATTGGGAGTATTCCTCAATCAATGAATAGAATGAATAGATATATTTACTTGGGAACTTATAGCCGTTTAGATCATCTAGTCTATCTGCCATAAGATATAAGAGAACTGTTTCAATTCCATTAACCTCTAAATCCATCGACCAGTCTATTTTATTGAGCATTACTTTTGTACTTCCTAGGGAGTCTGAAAGATAAAAAGAGATGGCGCCTAATATCCCAAAGTAATCATTGTAATTTGATTCACCAATTTTAGAGGTAATTAGAGAATTGAAGTAAATTGATGTGAAATTTAGATTTTCAATCAATTCATCATTCAATGATAAAGAAGTTCCAACGTTTCTGTTATCCCAAATAAAATTAGAAGCATCGCCAATTGTAGCAATTGCAAGAATTATTAATTCTTGTGCCATGTATTCTACTTGAATATGTTCTTCAAGTGGAACACCATATTCAAACATTTTTGATTTCGCCTGAACTTTTTTTTAATATGGTTTCTGACTTCGTTAAAAATAGTGATAAATCAAGTTTTTATCAATTCTTTCAAGCGTTATCGTTTGCATGATTTTTTCATTTATAGTAGTATGGATTTGTACGAAAAAAAGAAAAGGATGTGTTTGATTTGGATAAGCAAAGTGAAGAAAAATTAGAAAATCTCGGCGCTTTTGAGATCAGTAACCAAATGTTGAAGCTGGCGCAAAAGAATCAGAAAAGTAATATCTTCTTGAACGCTGGTCGCGGAAATCCTAACTGGATCAATAAAAAAGCGCGCTTAGCTTTTGGACGGATCGTGGAATTCGGGATCCAAGAATCAGAGCGGACGATGGATCAAGGTGACCTGGCGGGTTATACCGAACTGGCAGGGATCCGGGAACGTTTTGAAGCTTTCTTAGAGCCAGAGAAAAACGCGACGGATCAATTTTTGATGGATACCTTGGCTTATGTGAAAGATGATCTACAGTTGAATCAGGATGAAGTCGTCAAGGAATGGGTGGACGGCGTGATCGGGAATAATTATCCGGTCCCAAGTCGGGTCTTGAAAAATGCAGAAGTCATTATCAATCAATATCTCCAATCCGCTTTATACAACGGTGTCACTCTAGCCGACCAAACGCAATTGTTCCCAACAGAAGGTGGAACAGCAGCGATCGTTTATATTTTTAATTCCCTAAAAGAAAACAAATTGATCAAGGCCGGTGACAAGATCGCTATCAATACACCGATCTTTACGCCTTATCTACAAATCCCTGAGTTGAACGACTACGAAATGGTGGAGATCGATCTACGTTCAACGGAAGAAAATAATTGGCAGATCTCACCGGAAGCCATCGATAAATTGCAAGATGAATCCATCAAAGCTTTCTTCATCGTCAATCCTAGTAACCCTGGCTCAAAAGCCTTTGACGACAAAGCTTTGAAAGAGATCCAAAAAGCCGTGGAAAAAAATCCGAATTTGATGATCATTACCGATGATGTTTACGGGACCTTCGTGGATAATTTCCAAACCGTCTATAGTATGGTACCTCACAATACCTTGCTGGTTTATTCCTTCTCGAAACTCTTTGGCGCGACGGGTTGGCGTTTAGGCGTGATCGGGGTCCATCAAGATAATGTCTTTGATAAACTGATTGCCGGACTTTCTGATGACAACAAAAAAGCGTTACACAAACGCTACAGCTTAGTCACATTGGAACCGGAAAAAATGAAATTCATCGATCGGATGGTAGCTGACAGCCGCTCGATCGGTCTGTATCATACGTCTGGTTTATCCACGCCGCAACAAATGATGGAAGTCTTGTTCTCCTTGACCCACTTAGTCAATCGCGACCAAACGGATCCATATATCGAAAGCTCGAAAAAATTAGTCGACACTCGTTATACCGATCTTTTTGAATCACTGGGTGTGCCCAAAGATGACAGTCCGGAAAACGCGAAATATTATTCCTTGATCGATGTTTACAGCCTAGCGGAAAAACACTATGGCAAAGACTTCCGGGAATATTTGCAAAACAACTTCGAACAAGTCGATTTCTTATTGAATTTGGCGCAAAAGAATGGCGTTGTGTTGATGGATGGTGTCGGATTTGGCGCCGCTGCTGGGGACTTGCGGGTCTCTGAAGCCAACTTGCCAACGGAAGACTATCGCTTGATCGGGAAACAAGTCCTGGAACTTTTAACGGAATACCACGAAGCCTACAAGAAAGCTTAAGGGGGTATGAGAGATGAAAGCAGTCACAGATTTTTTGCTTAATACACCCGCCTTAACGATCTTCCTTTGTTTGGCGGTAGGTTATCTAGTTGGTAAATTCCGGATCAAGAGTTTCTCTCTCGGTTCGACCGTTGGGGTTTTGCTTGTGGGACTTTTGATCGGCCAAATCGGCGTCTTCAAAATCGATCCGGTAGTTAAGGATATCTTTTTTGACCTCTTTATCTTCACGATCGGTTATGAAGTTGGTCCAGCCTTCGTTCGTAGCTTGAAGAAAACCGGACTGAAGATCGTGATCCAAAGTGTCTTCTTTGCCGCCGTTGGTTTAGGGGTCGCGCTGGCCTTGTTTAAAGTATTCAAAGTCGGTGTCGGGGAAGCTGCCGGAATCATTTCCGGTGCCTTAACCCAGTCCGCTACCATCGGGACCGCGACTTCAGCAATCAATGGGCTGGATATTTCATCAGCTTTGAAGAATACCTATACCTCGGAGATCGCCATCGCCTACGCTTTGACCTATGTCTTTGGGACGGTAGGGGTTTTGATCTTCTTGAAAAATATCGCCCCCATGATCTTAGGCATCAACCTTAAAGAAGAAACCAAAAAAATGATGGAAAAATTGGACTTCACTGGCCAAGGCAGTTCTGTTTTAGCCAGCAGTATCAATTTGCGGGTCTTTGATGTCGGTCCAAACGCGCCGATCATCGGCAAAACGGTGGCAGAATTTGAAAAAATGTACCAAGGCCGTTTTATCGTAGAAGAGATCGTCCGTAACCAACAGTTGTTTGACGCGACCCCTGATGTCGTAATCCAAGAACATGATTACTTGGTGATCGTCGGCAATGTTGATGAATTCTTGAAATTCATGGCGAAAAATCCCACGATCAAAGAATTACCAAGCAAACCTTACCGCAAAATCCAATTGAAAAGTCCAACGGTGATGCTGACCAAAGTCTTCAATTATCATGCGGTGGAAGAATTGATCGACGCCGGTGTGTTGATCACTAAAGCCGAACGCAATGGCGCACCAATCACTGATCTGACGACGCTAAGAGCCGATGATCGGATCACCATCATGGGTACGCAGCGGGCGATCCAAAAAGTCCTGCCAAGTCTCGGTTATGAAGTGATCGATGGTGCCGAAACCGATGTTAGTTACCTTTCTATCGGGATCGTCTTGGGAATCTTACTGGGTACGATCGTGATTACCCTTGGAACGATCCCATTGACCCTTGGGACCGGTGGCGGGGCATTATTCCTTGGTTTGTTCTTCGGTTGGTACCAAGACAAACATGCCAACCATGGTAATATTCCCGCCTCCACCCGCTGGTTCTTAAAGAGCGTCGGTTTGAATCTATTCATCGCCGTCGTCGGTTTGCAAGCCGGCCGGGAATTTGTTCCCGCTTTGGAAAAAATGGGTTGGAGCGTCCTCTTGATCGGGGCGATCATCTCCATCGTGCCCCATCTGGTGACACTCCTGTTTGGGAATTATGTCTTGAAACTCAATCCGATCGATAATATCGGGTCCTTGACCGGGGCCGGCACTATCACCGCCGCCTTGAACGCCATCAATGAAGAGACCGGCAGCAGTATCTTCGCGCTGAGCTACACTCCAGCCTATGCATTCGGCAACATCCTCTTGACCGTCTTAGGGCCATTGGTAGTCGCGTTAATAAGTTAAAAAAAAATAAAAAATCTTGGCTTACCTCTCTTTTTACAGAGAACAAGCCAAGTTTTTTTTGCGCCACTATTATTAATAAAATAATATTTTGAATTACTTTCAATTAACATTGGCAGCCCTCACATACATTTGTTTGATAAATTCTAAAAATTTAGGAGAATGTACAGCTATCAACTGAACATCTTTATCTGGATGTGTGGAGATATCTACTGTTTTTAATAAATCTCTAGAAAAAGCTTTATCTGAACAGACAGCCGCAGCAGCAAAGATCCTTTTATAGGGACGATCAACGGAATTTTGAAATCTTTTTACTAAATTAGCTTGGTCACTATTACCATAATAATTTAACATTTGGTATGAGGCATTTAAAGATTCGCCAATTCGTGTAAGATCCTTGGCTGAATGATTAACAGCATTTTGTAAAACATTATCAGGAGCAGATTCGCTATTTCTTGCTTTTACCTCAATGACAATCATTTCATCTTTTTTGTTAGTTTGCCCAACAGTATTAAGTTTGTAACCAATTAAATCACTACCTTGTGTGGATGTATTTCGATTAAATTTTTGTTTGTATCTCACCTTCGGGACAACATAATTTAAAACATACTCAATATAGCTAGCTATTAATATCTCTGAAAAATCTCCAGACATAGTGCTAGGACCAAGGCGGTCTGTAGGATCAGGAAATTTCATATTTAGTAAAAAATCCTTTCGGGAGATGCCAAAACCATCACGCTGCATATCGAGGTCAGCTAACGAGCAATAATTGTCTCTTAAATACTCAGCCCATTGGTTTAGAATTTCTTCATCATCGGCTATATTTACATGTAGAACAGTAATCTCTTTATCCTGGGCAGTTACAATATTTTCTTCTTGAACAAAAAAGTCAATGAACTTTGGATTTTCCATAAAATTCAACTCCCCTGAAATCAATTCAATTCATTATATCATCAATTCCAAAGGAAAGATTAATCTCTTTTGTACTAGTCAAAAGAGATAAATATACGGTTATAGTTTTCTCGTTTTTTTGACGGAAAAAGCTCGCTGGAAGTTTGATATTAATTTCAATGAAATAGATATTGATTATATTGACTATAAGTAGATAGATTTCTCCAGTAGAGTGGTTGATTGATGGGGGGAGATGTCTTTATTATTGTAAACGGTAGAGTAAATCCTGTTGCTAATTTTTACTGATATAACATCTAAGAGGCGCAGAGCTTTTCAAAATATACTGCTTTTTAGATGGAAAATACTTTAAAAGAAGATTTTCTAATTTTCTCCGCCACTATTTGTTTTTCTCCGCCAAATAAGATAAAATGGCGGAGAAAAGAGGTGGATGGCGGTGAAAGAATTTAATTATCGTGAGTTGAAAAAACTCTCTCTTAGTCACGATTTGTTGAATATGATGACTAAGATTCATGAGTATAAGGGTGACCTGATATAATTAAGTTGTAACACCTGTGTATAGTTTGGGTATGAGCCAAAAACTTGTTTACGTTTGGTGAATAAGTAATAAGTTAGTGTTGCTAAGAAAACGCTGATACATAAGTTTCTGAGAATATCCAGTCGGCTCAAGATGTTGTTAATTGCTTGACTGATGAAAAAATGAGAGGAACTTCAAGATAGAATTGAGTTAGTCAATGCTGCTATCGTAGCTTCTCAAACGCCACCAGTTATAGCTACTCAGCCAGCACCTGAAATATCAGGTTCCCCAAGCACCAGCTCAGCTAATTTCCCCAAGTGACTTTGAAAGTATAATTGGAGAACAACTAGATGAACCCATGAATAAGGCTAACACTAAGACATAATGATAAAAACCCATCAGAATTTCAAATTTGATGGGTTTTTAAAATTTAGAAATCTGTCTTCAAAAATTTTGAGGGGATAATTTTATCATTTAGTTATCTAATATGATATTGATAAAAATGGTTTTGAAATTAATTTATCTAAATGGTGTGAACAATTAGTATTTTTTAGCTCAATTCGTGTATTTTTTGGGTAAAAATCACACCATTCAGATGAAATCAGTTAAAATTTAATGAAATTTTGAGGTTTGAAAATCTGTGAGAACGTTGATTTTAAAAGCTTTTGAAATTTATTCAAACTAATACTTGTCAAACCAGGTCTCAAAAAAGCCCGCAAGGCATCACAATTCTCAAAACGTTAATCCGTTTTTCAGATTTGTACAAAAGAACACTCTT
>Burrito_p2__coassemble_117_pt1 | contig 4337 bp, 6 predicted proteins | sample Burrito_p2__metabat2_high_PE_005 | metagenome-assembled genome bin Burrito_p2
ATGATATACCAAGAAATCAATTTACCAATTTGGGGGCAGTTGGTTCTTATGGGGTTTTGGTTGTTAGCGTTGGTTTTATTGCTATATATCAAGCCCAGAGAGGACGTTAAACAAGAGACTAAAGAAACCCACACACAGACCACGTTAAGGAGCGATACGGGGCTTACATTCAACTGTATGGCAAACGTTACAATTAAGGAGGTATAAGGAATGTACGAGCAAGAAAAAGACTGTATTTATAACATGATTGACCTAGCAGATAATGCAATTTTACAAGGTGATAAACACCACGCGCTAACTAGCCTTTACTTTATCAAGAAAGGTTTAGAGAGTTTGATTGTAGGATTGGGGGCAGACAATGACTGATAAAGAATTATACGAGATTGCTATTTGTATCGAGAAACAAGCAACGCCCGAGGAATTAGAAGAGTTTAAGCGATTAAATGCGCGTGACCGTTTGAATTGGGTGACCCGACAAATTCGAAAAATGGAGGTATGACCGTATGGAAATTAATCTCCTAAGCAATGAAACAGAGCAAGCATTAATAGGTGGTATTTTAACTAAGCTTGGTACTTATCTAGAACGATATGAAAGCTTAGAGAACCCATTAGGGATAATCTCACAGCGTGAGGCAACCGAACACCTAGAGGTATCTTATCCTACTTTGAGACGTTGGGAGGCTAGAGGGCTTAAACGTTACACGCCTCCTATTGCTGATACTAAGTTGGATAGAACTTTTGAAAGTATCGCTAGAAAGGAATATTCAACAAGAATTTAAGGAGGAATTATTATAAGTGCTATACATTGAACAATTGGAAGAAGAAATTAAAGAAGAGCAACAAAATAGCGATAAGCAACCTAAAACAATGAACGAGCTTTACAATCTACCAGGCAAACAAGAAGGGTTTGATGGAATCGCCTTTCTTGTTTTCAATTGCTTAGGAAGCTTTTTGATGATGTTAGAAGATGATGAATTACATTGTCAACCAAAGCCAATCGAGGAAGATAGCGACTTGGATAATGAAGCTAATAAAACACTAGCCTATGACGAGTTAGTAAAGAAGTAGAGGATAGCGACAAGGGAGCGCGTGAGAATGCTCATGATGATACTATTCATGAGTATATTGACAAACGAACAGAACAACTAAAGGAACAAGCAGCGTCTGAGGAATTAGCTCACAAGGTTGCGTTATATGAGGGTGAGTTGTTAGATTATGCAGAACGTTTGTTAAGTGATGAACCATTGAACGCAAATAGTGAAACAGCAATCGGAACGTTTGATATGTTAGATGATGAAGCGATTGACTGATTCAAGTCTGTAGACGTTGATAATGAGTATCAAGGTTTGGAGTATTACAATACAAGTCTAAACAAAGAAGATTAAAGCAAAGTCTGTTATCATAGTATCAACAGACGAGACAGCAAAGGCAAGAAAAGAAGCTTACTGATTATCAGTAGGCTTCTTTTCTTGGATAGTGAAACGAACCGTGAGAAAACACGCGCTTACCTTGGTTATTATTCGGAAATACCCCATTAATTCTTAATGGGACTTGGTATTGTTTGTGTTCTACAACGCCACCCTTTTCTATGTGTGATTTTCCCTTTTTGAGTTTTCTAGCATGTTATTATTAGCCCCTAAAATGTCCTGTATGATGTTTTAAGTGATTGGGGTATAAATTATTTATATCGTCCGAGTGTTTAAACTGACCCCAGCCCCTATCTCGTACCAAGGAGAGCCACCACAAGGTGTTTTTCTTACACCGCAGACCAATTTTTCAGATTTTTAAGGGGTGTCATCACTTGCATTGAGTTTTGTTATTATGCTATTTGTTAGGTAACTAATAATATGATTAACTCAGTTTTTAGGTATCAAAAAAGACCATGGATAACCCACAGTCCGAAAGCGAATATTTGGTAAATTCAATGTAGAAAAAGCCCTGTCACGCAAGCCCTCGTAAATATGAAACGCTACTAAATATCATAACATTTTCTATATTTATTTTGGCTTTGTGCCAATACATATATTATAACACAAAAAGGTAGAACCGTCCTACCGCCTCCACAGAAAACCGTTTCATAGGCGTTAGAAAGGCTCTACCAGCTTACATTATAGCACAGGAGGCAGATAATGGAAATAGATAAGAAGCTGACAAATAGAAATGCTTATGAGGTTTTAAAATTGTATCGACGTTATTCCCGTATGGCTGGAGAAGAACTTATACCCAAAATAACAGATAACTACCTATTTGAGCTTAAAATGGTAGAGTTAAATATCAAAGTGGAAAGGCAGTTACAAGCTTTTAAGGAGCTACGGGTAATTACAGAAGCTATCAATAGCATTGATAAGCAATATTTAAGGCAAATTCTTATTGAGAAGTATTGCAAATGGCACAATAAGAAAGATTATATCATCTATGATGAACTGATGATGTCAGAGACTAATTTTTATCTGAAATTAGAGCGTGGGGTTCTTGAATTTGCCAGACATTATAAAAATGGTGAACTGTTAGTGTTTTCTTTGGAACAACTCACGCGCCACAATCAATTCTAAGTCTCACAGATAGCTTGTAGAATAGCTTACAGCAACCACAAAGACTTTCCGAGAGTAATTTTATACCAGACCAGTCTTTAGGTTAGAGTTAGCGCCTGTAGAACGTGTCTAGGAGCAAAAAAAGAACCTTGCTAGTTGCAAAGCTCCAAAATCAGAAAGTGTGATACATTAACGAATTTAGTTTATCAGTATCTAAAAAAGTTATTAAAAGATTATCAAGAACAATTATGTTATACCACAGCCAAACTAAAAAACCACCTTTTGAGTGCTAGTTTCTTGCCTGCTGAACTCATAAAATTTACTCCCCCATTTACTCCCCCACAAAGAAATTGTATAAGGATTTATGAAAATAGAAAAAATTGAAAACGTTATAATATCAACGTTTATAAGCATTTATGAAAATGTGTGCTTATGTCATAGCAATTTACCATAAAGTCTCGTTATTCTTACTTATCACCCTCTGAGCGAGGTGAAACTAGTGCCTATTTGAAGATCGGGAAAAAGCCTGCTGAGATTGCCCGTCTATTAGGATGAAATTATTCGACAATTACCCGTGAGATTAAGCGTGGCACAGTAACACAAGTCCAAAATATAAATGGAAAACAAATTTATTATCAAACCTATTTCGCTGACAGTGGTCAACATATCTATGAAGAAAATCGAAAAAAGAATACCTACCTGAAATTGGATCAGTGCTCTCCGACTTTCTTTGAAAAACTAGATAAGGCTGTTAAATCCAATATTCGTCGACATAGCGTAGATACGTTTGTTCACGAATACAAAGAGAAGCATCCAACAGAAACCATTCCTTCAACGAAGACATTATATTGCTATATCGCAGTTGGTTTTATTTTTATCAAGCCAATAGATTTACCAAAGATGGTGAGTATCAGAAAGATGTCTAAATATAAAACAACAGTCAATAAGAAGACCTTTGGAAAATCTATTGAAGAGCGTCCAGAAACGATTAATAACCATTCTGAGTTTGGACACTGGGAGATTGAGCTAGTTCTCGGTAAAAAGACCAAAGGAGACGCTGTTATCATGACCTTGGTCGAACGTCAAACACGATTTGCCTTGGCGTGTAAGCTACCAAATAAGCAAGCAGAAACCATCAATGAAGCTGTAAAAAACTCTTGGCTGAACACCCGATTACTTCTATCACATCAGATAACGGCTCTGAATTCAGTTGCCTATCGGATTTAGAAGAGGTTGATATTTACTTCGCCCATCCTCATTCCTCTCATGAAAGAGGAATAAACGAGAACTTTAACGGTCTTTTGAGAGAGTTTCTCCCTAAAGGATAATCTTTCAACTCATTAACCGAAAAGGAACTAGCACATTATATCAAAGCTATCAATGAGAGACCTAGACGACTTCATCATTACAAAACTGCAAAATTTCTGTTTGGGCTAGCCCAAACAACCTAACAATGGAAGGAAAGTTCTAAAATGAAGTTAGCCACCTAAGGGTATCAAAAAACATCGCAGAGAGATATAATTGTAATCACCACAACAACAATTAGAAAGACTCTGAGATGCAAAACTATTATACACCAAAAAGTAAACATTTAACACTAACTGAACGTAGAATGATTGAACGTTGGCTTCAAGAAGGGCTCTCAAATCGTGAAATCGCTAGGAGATTAGCTAAAGCTCCTCAAACCATTCACAACGAAGTCAAACGTGGTCAGGTTAGACAACAAGTGCGTAAAGGAAAATTTGAAGTGATCTACTCAGCTGATTTTGCTCAAAAAGCCTATCAAAACAATCGCAAACGTTCTGT